>Ga0315336_1000036_pt1:800000-827704 | contig 827704 bp, 783 predicted proteins | sample ASW5metaG_FD_204512 | JGI IMG/M metagenome (GOLD analysis project Ga0315336, IMG submission 204512) | Ammonia-oxidizing marine archaeal communities from Monterey Bay, California, United States - ASW #5 | ecosystem: Environmental > Aquatic > Marine > Intertidal zone | place: USA...
AAACGCCAATGACCAGGATGACTGGGGCGGCGGCGATGATGACGACGATGATGGCGATGGCACCTTCGGCGACGATGACGACGACGATGGTGACCAGGGTGGTGACGAACCTGAACCGCAGGCCGATCAAGGCGGTGGTGATGACGGGGGAGACGCCTTCGGCAATCCGGATGAAAACCTGTAGCTCTGCCACTACCGGTTAAATGTCGGAAAATTGTGAGACACCTTGCTGGAGAAAATTTCAGCGAGGTGTTTTACTGTTATCTCCTCAACTTCGACAAAGCTGGAATTTCGAGATCAGACATTGAACAAAAAACCAAAGACAAACTTTTCAGCCGTGGACATCGCCAGGTCCGGCGCTGACTACCTTGGTGCGTTGGTCAAACCAAACGGTCAGTTTGTGTACCAACTCGACCATCAGACGGGTAAGGCAGGTCCCGGGTATAATGTGCTTCGCCATTGCGGAACCATTTGGGCGATGCTTGATGTATACCGAACCATTGGGTGCAGCGAGGAAACCTTGTCAGCGGCGCGCCGTGCGGGGGCGTATCTGCTGGATCAGTATCTGAGGTTCGATCACGATATTGATGCCGTTTGTATTAGTGAGGACAATTCTATCAAACTGGGCGGTAATGGCCTCGCAATCCTGGCCCTGCTTTCGCTCAGTGAAGCGACGGGTGATCAATATATTCTTCATACAGCGGTGCGTCTTGGGGAATACATTATTGCCAATCGTGCGCCTGATGGTGATTTCATTCATAAAAAGTTTTTCAAGAGCCAGAAAATTTCTGCCTTCCGCTCTGATTATTACACGGGTGAGGCCTTGCTGGCTTTGCTGGCCCTATATGAAAAAACCAGGGATGCAAAGTGGCTGGACATCGCGATTGAGCGTGAAACTGAATTGGCGAAGATCGACTACGGTGTTCCAGAACAATCACATTGGATGCTGTATGCATTAGAGGTGATTTCTCGCCATCGCCCAACAAAAGCACAATTTGCCCACGCCGCGAAAATCGCTCGTCATATACTGGATTTTCCAGAGTATCGGGCCTCCGAGCGCAGCACGCCGATTGCATGCCGGAGCGAAGGGTTGCTGGCTTTTCTCCGGATGACGAAAGAAGGCGGCGTTGAAGCTGATTTGCGCGATGCCTGCCTCACGGCTGTTCGTGCAGACTTGGCGTCGCAATTTGAATACCGTCGCCCGGACGGTGCATTTGTACGCGGCGGCGATGCCGCTAAGCGAGCAGAAGAAATGCGTATTGATTACGTTCAGCACAATATTTCAGGGTTCCTCTATTATCACCTTGATGGACACTCTGATAGCCCCGACCGGGGAAAATAGCGTGGCAAGAAAACAGGCAGCAAAACACAAAAAGATCTGGACCGCAAAATCTGTGTTGGCGGCGGTTGAGGGCGAGTGGATCATCGCGCCACCTCGCGGATGGTCCGCGTCCAGAATTGTGGAGATGGGGTCACCAATCCACACCGGAGATTTGGTTTTTTCAACCTTCCCTGAATTTTGCGAACCTAATGCCGATGAGTTTCAGGAGGAAATAGACAGGCTGGTAGCTGCTGGGGCCAAGGCGCTTGTCGTCGGGCGGCGCCCTCAAATTCTACCGTCGGGCTTGGCGATGTTGCGGGTCGATAATCGCTGCCGCGCTCTTGAAAATATGGCGGTGCATGCACGGGAAATATTTGAGGGAAAAGTGGTCGCTATTGCCGGAAGCGCCGGGGCATCAATTGTGAACAGCGCCCTGCAATTCGTTGCTCAACGTTTATCCAAAGACCACCAGACATCTGATACCAGTACGGGTTTGGGGCCCACAATCTGTGCTGTTGCCAGTATTAATCCTGCAAACAAAACTGCATCCTTCGCGATTGATCATCAGCGTCTGGGGGACCCGACATGTTTATCCGGACAACTTCGCCCTGATGTTGGTGTGATTACCGGCGTATCCGGGCCCTATTTTGGGCATTTCTCGTCTGAAGAAGGTGTTGCGGCAAATTTGGCGGAAATTTTTGCCACCGATGGTTCAGAGATGGTTGCCGTCCTTAATCGTGATGATCCGTCATTCGATATTCTTCTGAAAGAAGTTCAGGACCGAGAGGTGAAAAAGGTGATCACTTTCGGGCGACATACTGACGCGGATTGCCGGCTTTTGCCTTCGGGCAAAATAAAAATTGGCGCCAAGCGTGTGACGAAAGAGGTTTCAGTTCCAAATGACAGTTGGGCCGGCACCTTCCTTGCCGTATTGGCAACCGCACATGCTCTGCGCTTCAACCTGAATAAAGCCGCCATCGCCTTGGCTGAATTGATCTCATCGGTCAGCAGTTTTGAGCTGCCGATCAAAGGCGGAAGCCTGCAGGTCGTTACTGCTGAAAATCTGCCCCCGCAAGCGGGTGTTGAGGCACTTGGCCTGATGGAACCCGAGGCAGGTGGGAGACGAGTTGTTGTTCTCTGCGATCTGCAAGGTGTGACTGAACAATCATCTGCGGATCTGGCTGGCCCGATCCGTGGCGCAGGTATTGATTGTGTTATGACACTTGGATCGGCGCTTCAGGGCCTGAGAGATATATTGCCTAAAAACCTCCTTGGAAGGCGCGTGCCTGAAATCGATGAATTCCTGAACACTCTATACTGTGACCTTCATCCGGGTGACGTGGTTACGGTCCTCGGAGAGAGTTCAACACCAATCATTGAGGCGTTACGGATACGGGCTGAGGATGAGGGGTTTCAACGCGAACCACTCTGGAACGCAGAAGAAATTGCTGAAATTACTGACGGCGAGTGGATAGTTCCTCCATCAGAGGGGTGGGTCGCACGAGGCTTTAATTTCTACGAAAATCTGGTCCGGCCGGGTGACCTGGTTGTGACAACGTCTCAAAGCGGCTGGAAGAAAGATAAATTTACCGACACCCGTGGTCTGGTTCGCGACTTTTTCGCAATGGGCGCGGCGGCTGTCATTACAGATAAGCTGCCGCCGAAGGAAGACTGGGTCGGACCTTTGCTGAGTGTCAAGCTGACCAGAAAGGCGACCGACAGGCTGGCCGAGGCCGCGCGCAATCGGATGGCCGGGAAGGTGGTCTGCCTTACGGGAACGGCAGGGAAGACGACTAGCAAAGATGCGTTGGGCCATATCCTGGGGAAGCAGGCATCAACGTTTAAATCACGCCGCAGTATGAACGCAACACACCACGTCTCGCAGCATCTGGCGCAAACGCCGCCGGCTACGGCCTACGGTGTGTACGAATTATGCGTCAGCAAATATGTCGCTCGTGTTTCCGGGATCGCGCGGCCGGATGTGGTTCTGATCACGAATATTCACGCCAAACATGTCGACATCATGGGCTCCGTTAAGGGGCTTGCAACCGGGAAAGCCAAATTGATGAGTTCCATGGCCCCCGGTGGAACGGCAGTTCTTAATCGTGATGATGACTATTTTGGTGTGATTTTGGGTGAGGCTAAAAAGTACGGGGTTGAAAATATTCTGACCTTTGGTGCCGATCCCAAATCTGATGTTCGCCTGCTTTCCATGCAGATGGATAAGGACGGCACGGACATTGAAATCGAAATCGCTGGTCGTTCGATAAAATACCGACTTCAAATGCCGGGCCGCCATTGGGTGTCAAACAGTTTGGGCATTTTGGCGGTCGTTCATGCGTTGGGGGCAGATGTGGAAAGGGCGGCTGCGGACTACAGCGAAATGCCGGTTCTGGAAGGCCGGGGTGAGGTCCATGACTTGCCGCTTGAAGCAGGAACGTTCCGCCTGATAAACGACGCGTTCAGTTCGACGCCTGTCGCGCTCTCCGCCGGGCTTGAAGTGATGGCCATGCACACACCCGGGAAGGGTGGGAGGCGGATTGCGGTTCTTGGTGATATGGGCAGTCTTGGCGAGGAGTCTGAGCGTTATCACCGGGCAATTGTGAATGACCTTCGTGCCGCCAATGTTGACTGCCTGTTCACAATTGGGACGCAGATAACGTGGCTGCACGAAGAATTAGGTCCCGATATCCGTGCCTATCATGCACGCACGAACAATGAGCTTTATGTCGCTGTTACGAGTTTCTTGCGAGCGGGAGACCTGGTCTATGTAAAAGGGTCGGGGAGCGTAAAGCTTCAGGTTTTGCGCGTTGCGCAACGCCTGGGCTGGCTGGCGCAGCGTGAAGACTATATCGGGCGCGGGTTTGCCATGACGTTTACGGCCAATCGGGAGTTATCAGGCGCGAACTTTTATGCGGCCCGATCAGTGTTTCGAAGAACGCTTGATCTCGACTGGATGCGAAATCTGCAGACCAGCATTCTGGGCAAGGATTTTGCCAAAGGGTTGGTTGCGCAATTCCCGGAATTGCTCAAGCTCGCTTCGGATGAAGAAATCACGGGCGCGTTTATAAAACAACTGCAATCTGATCAAGGCGCACCCATCCCAAAAACCATCCTTTATATTATATTATCGCTACAATTGAGAGCTGGCATCGGGCCTGGTTTTGCCAAGGCTATCGGGGGAAAAAGGGCCGATCCTTGTCATCTGGTCTGGGAATATTCAAACAGGAAGATCGCAATACAGGTATCTGATCTGGCATTGAAGTGCTTTGGTCAATTGCTGCCGGACAATATCAAGTGGCAGGCCGGGATAGAGCCATTTGATTTCGACGAGGCCTATAAGGATTTCAAGAAGTCTGTCACCAAACACCATCCTTCAAGCGCCATGCTCAAACTTGGTCATCTGGCAGAACAACATGATATTCCGTGGCAAGCAGTGGGCAAAAATAAAGCCCGTCTTGGGCAAGGGAAATATCAGAAAGCCATCGACATCAAAACCAAACCAGATATCGATTTACTGTTTCCACCGGGCGCACAAAGTCGCATCCCGGTTATCGTCATTACAGGTTTATCTGCACGGAATTTTGCGGCACGAATCCTAGTCCATGTTTTGCAGAACTCAGGGGTGAATGTAGGCCTTCTTGACGAGAAAGGTGTTTTCGTAGGCGGGGAGTTGCAAAACGCTGAACAATCCAAAGGGACGCACCCTATTGAGGAATTGCTGATGGACCGGCGGGTCGATGCGATTGTACGCCAGATATCATCGAAGGAAGTTTATACGCGCGGACTTGGCCACGACAGCTGTGAGACTTCCGCGATTATGAGCGTGGAGAAAAAAAATGATGATACAGACCTGACGCAAAGAAAGAACGGGGCCTGGGCAATTTCCGCATCGACGCGTGGTAAACTGGTTGTTGGGGCGGATGATCCAGTTGCCATGAAGCTTACCCGGACGATTGATCCGCGCCGGCTGGTCCTGGTCAGTGAGGATGCCGAGAACGAAAAGGTCGCCCGCCATATTCTTAAGGGCGGTGCTGCCGTTGTGCTGGAGCGCCTCTCACCCGGCCCAATGCTGGTGTTCTATGACAAAGGTGAACTGCAGACGACGGTACCTTTCGGGTCCATTTCCGCAGCGCGCAGAGATGATGCCCCCAATCGCCGTCGCGGGTGTTTATTCGCGGCGGCTTTAGCTTATGGCATGGGGATCGAACTTAATTCTATCGTCAGCGCATTGGAGGATTTGAAAAACAAACACCTGCGAGCACCGGAAAAAATTGCGGTCAAGGTGGCTCCGGCACCAAAGGTTCAGTCAACAATTCGCCCGGACAAGGACACGGCCAAAGTTTCAAAAAACCTGCAAAAACTATCAAAGCAGCGTGAGATTAAACTGGTTCAGAAAGACGGGGTCAAACGCCGCCGCGGCACGCCGCATTTCGGTGTTCTTTTTGTCGGTGATACCGGGTTCGGGGAAAACTATCAGGATCAGTACGCGGCGCGAGGAAGCAAACACCTTCTCAATGACAAAGGATATGACTACCCGTTGGCAAAAGTACGGGGTGCCCTGATTGATGCCGACCTAGTTGTGGCTAATCTGGAAACGCCGGTGACCAATGTTAAAGAGTCTCCGTTTGCCGAGGAAAAATCCTGGCTGCACTGGAGTGACGTAGATAAAGCACCGGATCATTTGCGCAGCCACAATATCGATATCGTGTCGCTGGCCAATAATCACACCTTTGATTTCGGTGATGAGGGGTTTGAGCAAACGCTGGATGTCTTGTCAAAAAAAGGAGTTATCTGTTTAGGCGGTGGAAAAGATGAGCGGGATGCTTCGGCACCTCTGGTCATTGATGCGAGTGTTGGTGCGAGTCATGTGCGCATTGCGGTGATTTCATCGTTCGATGCATCAAAAAAATATCGTGAAAAGTATACAAAACAGGCCGGGAAAAATACTGGTGGCCTTGATCTTCTGGACCCGAAACGTATCGCCAAGAAGGTCCGAAAACTAAAAGCAGCTGATCCCGATATTTTGGTGATAGCCTTCCCTCATTGGGGGCCGAATTACAAATGGCGCTCGAAACGGCAGGATGAGTTTGCGGATAAATTGCTGGATGCCGGAGTCGATCTGATCATCGGGCATGGCGCACATATGCTGCAACAATTTGAGCAGCGTGATGGACGTTGGGTGGTTTTCAGTATCGGGAACTTTGTGTTCAACTCACTCGGCCGATACGAGAAGATGGGTGCGCCGCCGTATAGCATGGTTGCCAAATTGATCGTGGAGAGCGAGCAGGGAGCTTTGAAAACCAGCCTTCGCCTCTATCCCACACTAACGGATAACAAGGTTACGAAATATCAGACCCGTTTTGTAACAGATGGTGAGTTTAGAAAAGTTAAAAAGGTGCTCACGGCAGAGCAGAAAAGCGATGTTGTTGCGATTTCTGACGTGCCCTGCGGTCGTGACGAGTTTGGTCCGTTTTTCGAGCTTGAAATCAAGCGTCAGCCAATCGTTAATTCGGCGACTTAGCTTCAAGGATCATCGTCAGAAGTTTACGGATGTTTTTGCCACGTACCCTCTGGCCTTTTTTGTCCGTATCAACCCGGTGAACGACGACCAGATTGTATTTGGGCAATACGATGATCTTTTGTCCGCCCGTTCCAGCAGCAACAAAACCAGCATCGCCAATCCACCACAAATAACCGTAACCTTTGTACAGTCCACGTTGGCCGGTTTTCGAGTAAGACGTCGTGCTCTCCTTGACCCAGGCGGCGGGAATGATCTGGCGCGGCCCCCATTTGCCGTTACGCAGATACAACAGACCGATACGGGCCATATCAAGTGCGCTCATACGGAAAAGATAAGCTGGGTGTTTGGAATACTTACCGCGATAGTATTTTGTATCTTTAAGCCGGAAATGTTCCATCTGAAGCGGTTTCGCGATGCGCTTTTCGAAGGACCGGAAAAACCCCGTTCTGGTTCGCTTTTCGTAGATTGTCAGTAACGCATTAAAGTCCCAGTTGTTGTAGTACCAGAACGTACCAGGCAGATGACTCCCCCTTTTTGGTCGCTTTTTTCGCATGGAACTGGTCTCGTAATTCGCCGGGTGGTAAATCCCGGAACGCGCTTTCAGAAGATCAGATACCGGTGTTCTCAGCTCTCGTGGTGTTAAATCCTGTTTATCGTTAATGCCAAGATCGAGAAGCGTTTCTGATAATCGAATGTCCCCATCAGCAACAGCCGTTCCATAAAGCGCGCTCAGGAAACTTTTTCGAATGGAATGGGCCTTGATGCGTTTGCTGAGTTCTCCCCAGGCATCAATTACAATACCGTTCTCAATGATGACGACGGCCTTGGTTAGAAGTGTACTGGTAAACTTCTTCGCTTTGGCAAGGCCCTTGGACGACCAACCCGCAATTTCCGGGCGTACTAGTTTTGACCATTTTTTCGACGGGACATAGGCCTGTTCGGGGTCATAGTTTTCAAGGACCTGAAAATAGGCACTCGACGAGCTTGCGGCCAGTTCGACCGGTTTTTCAACACCGCTAAATCCGCTTAGGAAAACAAAAGCGACAAGGCCAAGCATCAAGGCCGAAAGCTTGGTCTTTTCAGTCTGTTTTGGCTCATGCATTGGTTCAGATTCCAACCTGTTGACGCTGCTAAATCTATTTTAACGTAAGTTTAGGGAGCTGTCCTATTTCATGGCACCTTCGGCTTTAGAGACAATGCGTGCGAGGTTTTTGTCCTCAATGCCAAGCTCACGCAAATGATCAAGCGTGTTTTTCAAATACTCGATGCACGCCCCGCCTTTGCCACGTCCCTGAAGGACCAGCTTAACCGTTTCGTCATCGGGAAGCTTGCCAGTGTATTGATCATGGGTCGTGTCCGCAACGAAGATGTAGGAGTGAACTTTTTCCAAAGTTTTGCCATCGCTCACTTCAATGTCACGCCAGCGTGGGCGGTAAACACCTGTGACCATCTCGCGCTCATACAGATAACTCATGACCTGATCGGCATTTTTTTCAAGAACGCGAAAAGCGAGACCGCGGCAGGACCCACCGCGGTCCAGGCCGAAAACCAGGCCAGGTGTTTCGTAAGTTCCTCTGTATTCAACTGAATATATGCAAAGCGCGCGATGGTAACCGCGCAACAAGGCGGACCGGGCCTCCTCATAGGGGAAATTGGGCCGCCACATCAGTGACCCGTAGCCGAACACCCATAAATCGCCCGTTGGTCTTTGCATGAGAGTGTTCTTTTTCCTGCCCTAAATTTACTGGGGCGAGCGCGTTCTGGTCACCAGCGCAACGCCCGCCGCCGTCAAAACCATGCCCGCGATTTGGCGCAGACTCAAGATTTCATCAAACAACAGCCATGCGTCGATGGCGACAACAGGGGGAACAAGATAAAACAGGCTCGATATCTTTGAGACGGCACCCCAGCGAATCAGCACATAATAAAGCGAAAATGTACCAATGGAGAGGACAAGAACAAGCCAGGAAAGGGCAAAGATGAAATCTCCCGTCCACTGGATTTCCTGTGTTTCATATAATAACGACAATACCAGAACAACGCCGCAAGCCGCTGCCTGCTGAATAACGGACGCGGTTCTAAGGTCATTTCCGGCACCGAACCGCTTCTGATAAAACGTCCCTATGGTTATCGCGGCCAAGGAGGCGATTGTTGCCAGAATACCAAGAACCGGCCCGACTTCTGTTCCGGTCCAAACCACCATCAGCAATCCGGCAAACCCCATAACAAGCCCACCCCATTGAACAGTATTTAGCCGCTCTCCCAGAATGGGCATGGCGAGGGCCGCCGTCAGCAAGGGCTGAATACCCACCACAATAGCGGCGACGGCCGCCGGGGTGCCGTGGGCGATTGCCCAGAATACGCCGGTTAGATAGACACCATTGAGAAGAATACCCACAACGGCAGCGTCCCGATATTCCTGGAAGGTTTTCGGCCATTTCGCGCCAGATGCAACGGCGATGATGGCGAACAGCAAAGCCGCAAAGGCGAAGCGGACTGTCAAGAAAGTAAACGGTTCTGCATAGGGCAGGCCCCATTTTGCGCCAATAAAACCTGTGCTCCAGAGCAAGACAAACACAGGCGGCATCACCCCGACCCAGACAGGCGCCGTTTGATTGTTTGGTGATTGATCCGGCGTTTCGTTCATGTTTACTCGGGCAAAATTCATTTGGATTGGCGGAGGCTATGTCTTTCCCCGCTTGGGTGCAACGCCTTATAAGTATTCAGGGATACTATTACGGATTGATATGTCTGAACATTCATCACCATCTGCCCCCGAGACTATTTCGCGCCCTCGGGGAAAACGGGTTTTTATTGTTATTCTGGCACTGCTGGCAGGTATCGGCGGCTATTCCGGCTGGTGGTGGTTCGCGGTGGGGCAGCTTGAGAAGGGGATTAGCCTCTGGATCGAAGCGCGCCGGGCTGAGGGTATCGAAATTGGCTATGACAGCCTGCGGATTAACGGATACCCGGCGTTCATCCATATCGAACTCACAAAACCGAAAGCCACTCCGTTAAACGGTGATGACTGGTCCTGGCAGGGCGAAAGATTGGCTTTCGAAGGGCGGCCCTGGGCTTATTCCCGTGTGACTTATGACCTTTCCGGTGGTCAGAGCGGAAGAATTTTGCTGGATGGCAAAGGTGAGCCTTTTACATTTGAGGCGAAAATTCTTGCTGGAGAAGCGGTGCTGAAGAAGGGCAGTATAAACACCGTCCGCACCCGGGGCGAGGAATTGACTTTCAAACTCATAAACCGTGAAAATACGATCACCATAACTCAAATCGAGACGTTTCTGGAGCACCAGGACAATCAACAATCGCACTTGGATGCACGGCTCCGTGATTTGCGAATATCGCGGTTAGCAGGTTCCTCTTTGGGGGAAAGGGTGCGTCACCTTCGTATCAAGACCACATTCCACGGCAGGGTTCCACCACGCCAAAGTGCTGATGCGTTGGCCCGCTGGAGAGACGACGGTGGGGAACTTGATGTCACATCTTTAGATTTGTCCTATGGCCCGCTGCAGGTGTCGGGCAACGGAAAATTTGTTCTCGATTACGCCCTGCAACCGGCGGGCACTTTCTCGGCACGGATTGTTGGAGTGTCGTCGGCTCTCGACTCATTCCAGCGGAACGGGAAAATTGGGCCACGCGATGCTATGGCTGTGAAGCTGGCCGTGGGTGTGCTTTCGAAATCCCCGGAAGGTGGTGGGGAAAGGTATCTTGATGTGCCGGTCAAGATAGAAAATCGTACCCCCCATATCGGTCCTTTTAAACTCAAACCACTCCCGCCGATCAACTGGTAACTCATCCATCCGATTTTTCTGCTATGCTTTAATCATGAACGCATGGCGACTGATGATGATCGGGTTTCTCCTGAGCGGACCCTTGTTTTGGGGGGAACCGCTGCGGGCTGATGAACAGCTGCATGGCTCGTCTTATCTGGCGGGTAAAATTCTGGTTGCGACGCCAAATCTTGAAGACCCGAATTTTTCGCAATCTGTTGTCTTGATGGTTGAGCACGATGCCAAGGGTGCCTTCGGCTTGATCATCAATCGCTTGTACGGAACGGGGCCACTCCGGGATCTGGTCAAGGGCTTCGGGATGGACGACGTGCAGGTTGATGATGAAATCACGGTTCGCTTCGGTGGCCCGGTCGAACGTGGTCGGGCGTTCGTGCTTCATAGTGGTGACTATGAGAAACCGAAAACCGTAAAAATAAATGCGGATCTTTCGATTACCAACCAGATAAAGGTTCTGGAAGATATGGCAAAAGGGGAAGGCCCGGACCGGAAGATGGTCATTATGGGATATGCCGGATGGGGCGCTGGGCAGTTGGATGGAGAAGTTAAAAGGGGTGACTGGACCAGTGCCGGGGCGGATGCGGAACTGGTGTTCTCGAAAGATGTTGAGGGTATCTGGGCGCAGGCACGTAAACGTGCTGGAACGCCGCTTTAGATTAATTCACGCGACAATAAACCTTGGCGATGCGCAAGGTGGTGATCAGGCGTCTGGCAGTCATCGGGTAGCTGTCTTTGGTTAGTTCCGGTTCTGCCGGGCCAATTCCAGATGCCGGGATACTCACTTTCGCATAGCTAAAAGCCTCGGCAATGGTCGATGGCTTTGCCGTCATGATGCGCCCGCGCCGTGCTGATTCTGCCTGCACCACGCCGATCACCCGTCCGTGCTCATCAAGGACGGCACCGCCGCTCAATCCCCCTAGTGACCCGTCCCGCGCCGGGACCCGCGAGCGTTCCGCCCAGGCGTTTACCCGTTCCCGGTATCCGCCGTTCCGTTGGCCGCGGCGTACGTGGCGAAGTGTCATTTCACCGATCAAGCGGGAATGAACAGCGCCCGGCTGTCCTTTAGGAAAACCAATATTAAAGGCGTCGCGCGCGCCTTCCAGGCGGGCGGCGACAGGAAATTCCGGCGGTGCATTTCTTGTGATCAGGATGGCAACGTCGGCATTTGGATGAAGGACAGTGCGTTTTACACCAAGCGCCTTCTTTTCACCAACCTGGATGACCGCCTTGTCACACCCTTCCGCAACATGGCGTGCCGTTAGCCAGACGCCGCGGTTCGAGACGGAGAATGCGGACCCTGTCGAAGATTTTTTTGCCCCTTTGTCTTCAATGAAGCCTTCCTTCGGCAGCGAAGTAATCCAGGGAAGATTCGATTTCTGGGTCGCCGGCCCTTTCGCCAGCCATGCCTTGGTTTCCTTATCCCAGAGCTTGGGCGTGAAAAGCTCAACACTGGGGCGGCGCGGATTGGCGTTCTCAGGCACAAATGAGCCGAAATCTACGAGCTTGCTGCCGATCGCACCAATGATCAGCAATATGATAACAATCCAGTCAAGACGGCGCATGAGCGCGCTCCGGGTTAGGCCGTAACGGCGGCAGAATTAACGGCGGCGACGGCCAGTTTGATTGATACCAGCAAGATTGCCGGCCCCATTTCTCCAGTGATAATCCTTTGTGGCAGATCACGTAAAACAACATCAGTGAACCGGTAAGCGACAAGCTGCAAAACTAGGGTTACCGGCCCCCAAACCAGTATTTCCCACACGCTGATGCTGCTGGCCATGGAAAAAGACAGGGGAATGGCGAGGCCAAGAATTGCACCGGACAGAGAAACGGCAGCAGCGGTATTGCCGTCCCGGATCAGGGATATCTCATTGTAAGGCGTGATTTTAATGTAGAGAAACACACCAACGGCCAGGATCGCCAACGTGACGGCAGAATGCGCCAGAAGGATCGGGAAACCGGCGACAAAGCTTTGTAATACGGCTTCCATGGGTTTGTTAATCCTGATGCTGGTCTATAATGCTGCGGCGAACGGCGCGCGTGCGGGTAAAAGTTTCGTGAAGCATATCGCCTTCGCCCCTTCTGATGGCACGTCGGAGCGCTGTTAAATCTTCCGAAAACTGGCTTAGAATATCAAGAACCGCATCACGGTTATTCAAAAACACATCGCGCCACATTACGGGGTCGGAGGCGGCCAATCTGGTGAAATCGCGAAAGCCACTGGCGGAAAACTTGATAATTTCCTGTTGCAGGTCGTCTTCAAGATTTGTCGCCGTATCGACAATGCTGTAGGCAATCAGGTGGGGCAGATGCGACGTGATTGCCAGCACTTTATCGTGATGGACCGGATCCATGGTTTCAACCATGCTGCCGATGGCTTCCCAGAATGCAGTCAATCCAGCAACGGCGTCGGGGTCTGTTCCGTCGGGTGGCGTCAGGATCGTCCAGCGGCCATCAAACAATTCAGCAAACCCGGCGTCGGGTCCGGAATGCTCCGTCCCGGCAATCGGATGGCCGGGTACAAAATGCGCACCTTCCGGGATATGGGGTGCCACATCACGCACGACAGAGGTTTTACTGGAACCCGCGTCAGAAACGATTGCGCCCGGCACGAGTACGGGTCCGATTTTTTCAGCGACCGTCCCCATTGCACCCAGTGGAACAGACAAAATAATCAGATCGGCTCCGGCGGCAGCGACAGTCGGGTCGGTTGAGTAAACATCCCCGAGTTTAAGTTCTTCCGCCCGATCGAGCGTTTCCTGGGAACGGGTCGAAACAGCAATTTCTACGGCCAGATTGCCGCGCCGGATGGCGTGAGATAAGGATGACCCAATCAGGCCAATACCAATCAATGCAATCTTTTTAAACATCGGTGTTTCGCGTTTCGCGCTCATTCGTTCTTTCCCATAAATTGGCGCAAAACATCAACAACGGCGCGCATGTCTTCTTCAAGCCCTATCGTTATACGCAGGCAGTCGGGTAAACCATAACCACCCATTTTGCGCACGATTATACCTTCTTTTTTCAACGCCAGCTCAGCGGCGTCCGCAGTTCTGTCCGGGTGGGATTTGAAGCAGGCGAGAATGAAGTTGCCGACGCTGTCGGTAACGTCGAGACCAAGGTCGATCAATTGCTCGCGTGTCCAGGCCAGCCATTTCAAATTGTGATCGCGTACTTTTGCCTGAAATGCCAAATCCCGAACCGCAACTGCTCCGGAAGCCTGTGCTGCCGCACCAACATTAAAGGGGCCGCGAACGCGATTGAGAACATCAATGACTGCTGGCGGGCCATAACACCATCCAAGACGCATACCGCCAAGGCCATGCATTTTCGAAAACGTCCGGGTAACGATCACATTGTCTCTGGCATCAACCAGTTCATTGCCTTCTGAATAGTCTTCTCGGGTTACGAATTCGGCGTATGCAGCGTCAATGACCAGCAACACATCATCCCGTAAACTGTCACGAAGGCGTTTTACTTCTGATGCGGGCAGGTAGGTTCCGGTTGGGTTGTTGGGGTTGGCGAGAAACAGAATGCGGGTTTTTTCCGTAACACCGGCCAACAGCGCATCAACATCTGCCGTCAGTTTCCTCTCAGGCGCTGTCACAGGCGTCGCCCCGACGGATTTTGCTGAAATCTGATACATCAGAAACCCGTGTTCACTATAGAGAACCTCATCGCCCGGCCCTGCATAGGACTGGCAAATCAGTGAGATCAGTTCATCGGACCCGGCACCACAAACGATGCGTTCGGGATCAAGTTCGTAAGTCTCACCAATTGCGGTCCTGAGCTCGTGGCTGCCACCGTCCGGGTAGAGATGTATCGATTTGGCGATATCGCTGTACGCTGCTGCCGCTTTGGGGCTTGGTCCAAAGGCACCCTCGTTGGAACTGAGTTTGATCACGCGCAGGGCACCTTCAACGCCGGATTCCCCACCGACATATGGCTCGATTTGCATGATTCCTGACTTCGGTGTGGGCGCGCTCATAAATCCAGATCCTGCTCACTTAGCGGCATGGCATAGCCTCCCAGATGAACAACGCGGCTGATCCGTTGGCCAAGAGCGTCCATCAGTCGCGACATTTGCCGTCCATCCGGGCGAACGAAGCCGAAAATTTCAACCAGATATGTCCATCCCGGTGGGCGTTCCGGGTCATGCCAGAGCTGGTGGAAGACGGATGAAAACCCGGCCTGGGAAAGTGAGCTTTCAATGAAGGTGAAGCCGATGTTCTCCGGCGATTCTATGGCTATAAAAGAGCGGTCCCGACCGGTTTCTTCGTGTTCAACCGGGCAGATCACAAGGGCTTGAAGGCCGGGGTTGCGGCCATTTCCTTTGCCGATAAACGGCAGGCGGGCAACGATTTTAGGCGTGCCTGCATTTTCCGATACAATATGCCGCCACCAGTTCTCCTGATCATCACGGCGCGGCAGCGGGACGATGCCGAGCGTCGCTTCTCCGGTCAAGACGGCTTCAACCACACGACGACCGGCGCTGTGGCGCGTAACTGGCGTGAAACTGCCGTATTGGTCCCGTGCCAGGTCCCAATAGCCGGGGTCTTCGGGGTTTTCATAAACTGCCATGGAAAACGGCCCCTCGGAGCTCAGCGTCGCGACAATGAGTTCGCGCCAGATGCGTGCCAGTTCGCGTTTCGGGAAGGTGCCTTTGTGGCGGTCAATCAGGCGGTACAATATCTCGGCCTCGCGTGATGGGCGGATTTTAACGCCGTCGCCTTCCGATTCCTTGACCTCGCGCACGTGTTCGACGACTTCGGTGCGCTTGATCAGCAAATCCTGAATCGTATTGTCGATTTCATCAATCTGGTCGCGCAGATCGCGAAGTTTGTCTTTTTCGTTTGTCATTGGCTTATTTACTCGTCTCGGGGCCATTTGAACCGCCCGCTAGTGATAATGGCTGGGAACCTCAAAATCAAAGAAAACCCATAGGGTTAGATTGATTCTTTGTTTTGGGCATTGTGGCGATGCGTGCTGCCAAAAGACGTTGATCTGGGCGTTCGCTGTGGCAGGGCCAGAACCGGGCGTTGGCGGGTGCGCGTGGCAACGGGTTGTCCGGCATATATCTGCTTAACAGCTTCGACAACAATGACGCCTGCGAAGGTGCTGACAATCCGCGCCCCGATCTGCTCAAACGCGGGTGCGGCGGACAACATCATGCGCGAACGCACCGGCGGGATATAGAGGGCGCGCTCAGTTTCGATGGGGGTGAACATGTTGTCGCGCAGCAATCTGGAAATCTGACCCTTGGAATAGGGTAGTCCATGGCCGAACGGCGTGCGCTCAACCCGGGCCCAGATACCCCGGCGGTTGGGGACGACAACGACCAGCCTTCCGCTACCCGCCAGAACCCGCCAGGCTTCGCGGAGCAGGGGTCTGATCTGTTCGGCGCATTCAACCGCATGGACCAGCAGAACCCGGTCCATGGAAACGTCTGCGAACGGCAATTCCAGTTCATCGACCAGCGTTGTCTGGCCTGGCTCATCCATGGGCCAGTGAAGAACCCCTTGGGGTGCGGGCATGGCCGCAATAACCCGCTCGGCCTCGGTCCGGAAACTGGTCAGATAAGGCGTTGCATAGCCGAGCCCAAGCACGCTTTGCCCGCTCACATCCGGCCAGAGCGCGCGAAGCCGTCGACGGATCATGCGCCTTGCAACCTGCCCCAGGCCAGTTGCATAAAAGTCCCTTAAATCAACAACATCAGTCCACATAAGGCGGGATCATAAAGGGTAAAATCAACTTTCGCACGCCTGGATGCGTGTCGTGAGTTGAGTTTTCGCGCGCCCGCTTTATCATCAGTTCGCGCATTATAATTTTTGAAACGGGAAATCTCATGAAACTTCGCTATTCCGCCGCCTCGCCGTTCGTTCGTAAAGTCATTGTCGTCGCCCTTGAACGGGGCCTGAATGACCGCCTTGAGCATATTGATACAGACCCGTTTTCAGAAGATTCTGATTTGCGCGTGGATAATCCGTTGAGCAAAATCCCCACCCTTGAGCTGGATGATGGCCGAGTCCTGATCGAAAGTTCGCTGATTTGTGAATATCTGGATGGCCTGCATGATGGGGCGAAGCTCATTCCCGAAGGCGACGCACGCATGGAAGTGCTGAAACGCCAGGCCCTTGTTGATGGCATGACCACGGCAGGTGTTTTGTTGCGTATAGAAACACAGCGCAGGCCGCCGGAGTTCATGTGGCAGGCAATGGTCGAGCGCCAGAAAAAGACGATGTTTGGGGTGCTTGGAATGCTGGAAGCCGATGCGGACAGCCTGAGCACATCAGATGATCTGAATATTGCTGATATCGCGCTTGGCTGTAGTCTCGGCTGGATTGATTTTCGCTTCGCGGACCTTGGCTGGCGCCAGGATCATCCGGCAGTTGCAGACTGGTTCGAAAACTTTTCCAACCGTCCTTCCATGATTGAAACAGCGCCTTCATGAACCCTTCGGGCGGAATTCCGTTCGATCCTCAAGCCGTTTTTAAAAATGCGCTGGCGCTAAGGCAGGCCGGGCGACTGAGTGAGTCAGAGGCGGAATATCGCAAAATTCTGGGTGTTTATCCTGAACACCCGGAATTGAACGCGAATTTTGCACTGGTCCTGCGAGACCTTGAAAAGTTTGAAGAGAGCGCCAATTGCTGCCGGATCGCCATTCGGGCAAATCCAAACCTTGCCGAAGCCTATGCGACCCTGGGTGCCATCGAAATGGACTTGGGTCAGTTTGAGGTGGCGGTCGAAAATTTTGACAAGGCGTTGACGATCAACCCGACCCTTGCCGCCGCCGGGCAGAATAAGGCTTTGGCACTGATGTCACTTGGGCGCGCGCGACAGGTTGCTGGGAATTCTGAGGGAGCGATTGAAGCTTACCGGAGCGTTCTTGAGCTTTCGATGAACCATCCCGATGCCCGAAATAATCTGGCCGTCGCATTATCGGAAACCGGGCAGCTTGATGCGGCTTTGGTCGAAATTGATTTTGTAGTCTCGAACAACCCAAATTACGTCGAAGCACATCTCAACCGGGGCAATATTCTCCGCGATCTGGGGCGAAACGACGCGGCGGTAAGCGCTTATCAAAAGGTTCTGGAACTTGATCCGAACTCGGTTGATGGGCATCTGAACCTCGGTTTGACGCTTCTATGTCTAGAGCAGTTTGAGGCGGGATGGCAGGAGTTTGACTGGCGCTGGCAGACCGAAAACCTGAAGCCATTCGCTCGAAAATTTGCTGTGCCTGAATGGCAGGGTGAAGCGCTGAATGGGCATAAGCTGCTGATCTGGACTGAGCAGGGGTTGGGTGATGAAATCCTGTTTTCAACGATCCTGCCGGACGTTATCGGGCGTATTGGTGCCGATGCCATCATATTTGAATGTGAAACCCGTTTGGCCGGGTTGTATCAGCGCACCTACCCGTACATTCAGGTCATCTCAAAGGAAAAAAATGATCCCCGTGCAGAGCAGGTTGCTCATCCATCCTATGATGTTCAAATTTCGGCCGGCAGTTTAGCGCGTCATTTTCGGGCGCGATCAGATGACTTCCCGGGCGAGATTTCATCTTTGCTGGCGGACCCGGAAAAGAAAGCGCTGTGGTCGGAACGGATTAGCGCTCTCGGGCCGGGCCTCAAAGTCGGGATCGCCTGGCGAGGCGGTATGCTGGGGTCGTTGAAAAAGAGAAAATCCATCGAACTGACCTTGTTTGAAGCGATCCTGCGTCAGGAAAATTGCCACTTCATCAATCTGCAGTATGGCGATTGCCGAGATGATCTGGCTCTTGCCAAAAACATTGGTGTGACGGTCCATGACTGGCCTGATGTTGATCCGCTGGCTGATCTTGAAACCCAGACGGCGCAGATTGCCAATCTTGATCTGGTGATCCAGACCTCAAACGCTTCGGTTCATCTGGCCGGCGCGCTGAACATCCCGATCTGGAATCTGGTTGCCTTTAGTGCGGACTGGCGCTGGGGGCACACGGGGGAACGGTCGCTCTGGTATCCGTCCATGCGCATATGCCGTCAGGAAACGGGCAGAGACTGGGAAGGGCTTATTCGCCGCGTGGCGGATGAGTTGGGGAAATTCAATCCGTCTTGAAGAGCATGTCTTTAGACGCCAACAACGCCCCGCCGACGATTAACAAGCAGGCGATGGCGACAATCCAGGTTGCTTCCCCTTTCCCGGCTGCGATAAGGACAAGGGTTGAAATTAGCGGGGCCGCGTAAGCAAATGCGCCTAGGACCTGAATGTTGCCGTGTTTGGTGCCATAATCCCAGACAAAGAAAGCAGCCCCCACGGGCAGTAGCCCAAGCCCCATGACCGCCAGCCATTCGCCCGTATCAGCAGGCCAGATTGTCTCTTCGAATAAAATATGTGCGCCAGCTGCGAGCATTGCGGTAACCGCGCAAAACCCGCCAACAGTATCTGTCGGCACGCCCTGAAACCGCCGGTTAACGACGGAATAGGTCGACCATGTAAGCGCGCAGGCCGTCGCCATCAGATACCCCAGCAGAAACTCGGATTTGAACCCATCAACGCCTTTTCCCCCGGTGACCAGCAAGACGGCTCCCACCAGTCCGGTCAATGCACCAGCTACATGCCACCAGCGTAACCGCTCGCCCGGCAACAATGCGGAAAACAGGACAATCAGCAAGGGCCACATATAGGCGATCAATCCGGCTTCCACCGGCGGCGCGTTGCGTAGTGCCATGAAATAGAAGAAGTGATACCCAAAAAGGCCGGTGACACCCAATGCCCAGGCGCCAACTGGCTGGCTCAGATAGCTTCGAATGTCTTCACCGCGAACGATCCATTTTATCAGAACCAACCCGCTCGCCACAGAAAACGCCAGTGCGGCCAATAGAAACGGCGGCACTTGCCCGGTCAGGGTGGTGAAAAGCGCGAGCAGGCCCCACATCAAAACGGCCGTGCCGCCGATCAGGGTTGCTTTCAGTTGATTTGGTGCAGTCGTGTTCATGGGGCAGGAGAAAACACAACCAATCGGTCCGGCGCAAGGCCGAAAATGATTTCCGGCTGCCCGTCTCCGTCAATGTCGTGCGCGTGAATGGCCGTGGTAATCGGCCCGGTCAGGGGCACACGGAAAAGTTCGCGGAACATGCCGCCTACAAATGTAGCGCCTAGAATATTTCGGCGCGATGCATCCGGGAGGGCGATGTCGGGGGTGCCGTCTTTATTAAAATCACCAATCGCGGAAAGACCAAGATTACGCGATCCCATCTGGTGGTTTGAAAACCCGTGTGCTGAGATATCTTCGTTCAGGGTATTCCCCTTCATCTCATAAAGCTGCAAGGTGCCACCGATATGGGGCGTGATCACCACGGCAATTTCATTCACGCCATCACCATCGAAATCCGCGACCCCGACCGGATTGAGCCAGCGATGCGCGAGGCCAATGGCGGCGGATTCAGCTCGTTTCTCGAGTTTCGATCCGGCAGGGGAAATCACCACCGCGGCCGCGCCGCGATTAAGGTAAGACTTCACCAGCAGGATTTCATCCGCCCCGTCACCATCGATATCAACAAGGCGCGGGTATCTGTCTTCAAAGACCGCATCTTCGCCTAACGTGAAGGTCGCAATCTTTCCGTTCGCCAGTTCCGCAACGACGGACCCGGCTTCAACGGCGTCGCCCAGCACCGCGTGGCCATAACGTTTTGTCGGCGAGCCGAGCCAGGCCCGGCGGATGTTTCTATTGCCCGACGTGACCTCTCCATCGGGGAGGATATCCTTCGGACGTGCTTGAGAGGCGGACGGCGGTCTGGTTTTTGGTGTCAGCTGAAACTGTCCATTGGTCTGTCCGATAACCAGGGTTTTGCCGCTCATCGTCTCAACAAACAGGTTACCTTGAAGAGAGGAAAGAGATTTCAAGCCGCCTTCAATTTTGATAGCCGTAACTGCTGGCTGCCCGCTTTCCGCTGGTGTTGAGAAGGACACAGCAGCGGCCAGAATGACGAGGGGGGCAAACCCGGATCTCAGGAAAAAAGGCAGCAAATCCAGACAGCTAGTTTTCATTTTTGTCGACGGGCCCGACCAGGCCGTTGAGAATTTCTTCATCACCGATATGGCCAATGACCTTTCCGTCCTCAACAAGCACAACAGGATTGCCGGTAATCTGGCGTAGTGAAATGACCTGGCGCATCGTGATGTCCGGCGGTGCGGTCATGACAATATCTTTCTCGTGAGGGGGTTCGGACGTGTCGCTTGAAAGCAGGCGTCCTTCCTTATCATCAACCGTCACGCGTTCCGCCTTGCCATCGGCGCTGATAAACAGATGCACGTGGCCGGTATGGTCGAGCGAAACCTTCCCGCTCTGTCCGTTAACCGGCGTCATCAGGGAAACGCCACACAAAACGTTCAACGGGTTCACATGGCTGACAAAATCGCGCACATAATCGTTTGCCGGATTAAGAATGATATCTTCCGGCTCCCCGTACTGAACGACCCGGCCACCGTCCATTATGGCGATGTGATTGCCAATTTTTAGCGCCTCGTCCAGATCATGACTGACAAAGATGATAGTTTTTTTGAGAGAGCGCTGCAGGTCGAGAAGCTCATCCTGCAGGTGCGTCCGGATCAACGGATCAAGGGCGGAAAACGGCTCGTCCATCAACAATATCTCGGCGTCCGTGGCAAAGGCGCGGGCCAGCCCGACCCGCTGCTGCATGCCGCCCGAGAGCTCATGAGCGAACTTGTCGGACCACTGATCAAGGGCGACGAGTTTCAGTTTCTCGGCGACGATCCGTTCGCGCTCAACGTCGTCAACACCGCGAAGTTCCAGCCCGAGGCCGACGTTTTCAGCAACAGTCCGCCATGGCAGCAGGGCGAATTGCTGAAACACCATGGCGATCCGCTCCATTCGCATGTGGCGTAAAGTGTTTTCATCACAGGACGCCATATCAATTTCCTGGCCTTCGTCCTGCAAAAGGATTTGGCCGCGCGTCACTTTGTTCAACCCGTTTACAGCGCGAAGCAGGGTTGATTTCCCGGAACCCGACAGCCCCATAAGCACGCAAATCTCACCAACATCGACGCAAAGGGTCGCCCCGGCAACGCCGACAACAGAGCCGGTTTCCTCCAAAATCGATTCTCGCGTGCCACCGTTATCCAGCAATTCAATTGCCTTGGCCGGGTTGTCCCCGAAGATGATATCGACGTCTTTAAAATCGACGGCATTAGTGTTTTCGGGTGCAGTCATGACTTTTTCCCCGTTGGTTCAGGGCGCTTGCAGATGCGATCCATCAGGATGGCAACAATGACAATGGCAAGGCCCGCTTCGAACCCTTTCGCCGTATTGACCGTATTAATGGCGCGAAGGACAGGAATGCCGAGACCATCCGCACCAACCATCGAGGCGATCACGACCATGGACAGGGACAGCATGATGCATTGCGTCAGCCCGGCCATGATCGTCGGCAGGGCATAGGGAATTTCCACTTTCCAGAGCAGTTGTTTTTTGGTGGCCCCAAAACTTTCCGCCGCTTCAATTAAGGGAATGGGAACGCTGGAAACGCCTAGATAGGTCATGCGGATGGGCGCGGCGACGGCGAAGATCGCGGTTGCGATCAAACCGGGCACCATGCCAAGCCCAAACAGCACCAGTGCCGGGATTAGGTAAACGAAGGTCGGAAGCGTCTGCATCATGTCGAGGATAGGGCGCAGCACGGCCCAGACTTTCGGGCGGTGCGCAGCGGCGATCCCGATGGGAATGCCAATCGCAAGGCAAACCAGCGTTGCCCAGGTGACGAGAGAAAGCGTGTAGATGGTATCTTCCCAATATCCCTGATTAATGATCAGGAGCAGGGACGGGATGACAAGCGCGATCAGTTTCCAAGAACGGTGGATATAAAAAGCAATGCCTGCGATCGCAATGATCAGAAGGAGCGGATTAACGGCAAGCAAAAGTGCTGCCATACCTTCAAGAACGAACTCCAGGCCAATGGTAATGCCATCAAAAAACCAGAAAAAGTAGTCGTTCAGGAAATCGACGAAATCCTTCATGACCTTGCCGATGGGTATTTTGTATTCTGTCAGCCAATCCATCGCACATCTTCCTTAGCAGATTATAAAAAAAACGGCCGGGTTATTCCTAACCCGACCGTATCTTAGAAGAGCCGAAGCTTAGAGGCCTAATCCTTTTTTGGCCGCCGCCCAACTGTCGCCACCGCCCATGGTGGTGACACCCTTGAGCCAGCCTTTAACGATATCGGGGTGCTTTTTGAGCCACGCGCTTGCAGCTTTGTCCGGGTCTTGCCCGTCGTTCAGAATTGCGCCCATGATTTCGTTTTCCATGGCCAATGTGAATTTAAGATTACCAAGCAGTTTGCCAACATTCGGGCAGTCACCCGTATAACCTTTGCGAACATTTGTATAGATCGTTGCGCCGCCCAGATTAGGGCCGAAGAAGTCATCGCCACCGGTCAGGTAGGTGAGCTTGAAATTGGCGTTCATCGGGTGTGGTTCCCAACCCAGGAAGACGACCATTTTCTTGCGTTTGTTGGCGCGCGCAACCTGTGAAAGCATGCCCTGTTCAGAGGATTCGACGACTTCAAAACCCTTCAGGCCAAAGGCGTTCTTGTCGAACATATCCTGAATCAAACGGTTGCCATCATTCCCGGGCTCGATGCCGTAAATTTTGCCGTCTAACTGATCTTTGAACTTGGCAATATCTCCGAAACTCTTGAGGCCCGCATCAGCTGCGATTTTGTTGACGGCCAGCGTGTATTTGGCACCTTCCAGATTGGCAACGGGCAGAACCTCAACCGTGCCTTTATCGCGATAAGCGGCCAAGTCACCTTCCATGGTCGGCATCCAGTTGCCGAGGAACACATCAATATCCTTGTTCTCTAAGCTCTTATAGGTGACGGGAACACTCAGAACCTTGGCACTAGGTGCATACCCGATACTTTTAAGGACGACGGATGTCGCTGCTGTTGTTGCTGTGATATCCGTCCAGCCGACATCAGCGAAGCGCACGGCTTTACATGAGGCCCCGTCAGCTTGAGCCGATGAAGCAAAGCTCAGCGCGACGAGTGCTGCGCAGCTTACGGCCGCGATTGAATTGATTTTACGCATGGTTATTTTCTCCCTGATAAACCCATTTGAAATAGGCGTTGTTTTTGCCATTTTTCGTATCAACTATCTTCCCAAAAAACTAAAGCCGCGGCTATACATAAAATAGCATATCCTCGACTATGATTGGCCTGATAGCGGCAATACGCGGCGGCAGCACACGAACGTGTGCGTAAACAAAAATGATCGGGGCGTAATTTTTCGTGTTAATTCTGGGACATGGTTGGGATGAGGTGGGGCAATGAAAAAAGCTGAAACTCGAATGGCACGGTTTATATCCGTTACCCTGCTGCTAGCCCTATTGACCTCGCCAGGTTTGCAAGCGGCTGAGCTGACGATCCTGCACCTCAACGATGTTTATGAAATCTCGCCGAAAGGCGGCAAGGGGGGATTGGCTGAAGTCACGACCCTCATCAAAAAAGAGCGTGCACGGGCGAAAAACACGCTAACGACTTTTGGTGGTGACCTGTTATCTCCGTCTGTCATGTCAGGATTGACCAAAGGCGCACAGATGGTCGAGCTTTTTAACGCCATCGGGGTTGATGCGGCGGGACTTGGTAATCACGAATTTGACTTCGGGCCGGACATCCTGCGCCAGAGAATATCACAGTCAACATTTCCCTGGATCGCAACCAATACTGAGGAGGTGGACGGCAAACCGTTTGGCGGCACCAGGCGTCTGATCGTCAAACAATTTGAGGGGCTAAAAGTTGGCATTTTCGCGCTGCTGGCAGAAGAAACGGCCTATCTCGCGAATACCAGAGGCAAAGTGAAATTTGCGGATATTTTTGGCGCAGCAAAGGGCGCCGTCAAAGCGTTGCGCGAGCAGGGTGCGGATATCGTCATCGCCATCACCCATCTGGATTTTGCCAAAGACCGGGCTCTGGCCCGAAAGGTCCGTGGCATCGATGTCATCCTTGGGGGCCACGACCATCATGCGTTATCGGCCTATGAGGACGGAACTTTAATCGTAAAGGCCGGGTCCGATGCGCATTTTCTGGCCGTGGTCGATCTGGAAATCGAAAAGAAAGTCAAAAAGGGAAAGGAGAAAATATCCGTTTCGCCTGAGTGGCGGTTTCTCTCGACTGCGGGGATAAAGCCGGATGCGGAAATGGCAAAAGCCGTTAAAAGCCATGAAGATCGCCTCGGCAGCGCGCTTGATCAGGTTATCGGGAAAACCGCGGTTGAAATGGATTCGCGCCGGGATGCCGTCCGCACGCGAGAGACCCGTATCGGCAATCTGATCACCGACGCGCTTCGGGCGGATTTAAGCGCAGATGTGGCGCTATTTAATGGCGGCGGGATCCGGGGGAACCGGGTTTATGATGCCGGGGCGGCACTTACGCGGCGCGATATCCTGAGCGAGATGCCGTTCGGCAATGTGAATGTCCTGATAGAGGTTTCGGGCAAGGATTTGCGCGAAGCAATGGAAAACGGGTTATCGGGTGTTGGACATAAAGCCGGTCGGTTCCCGCAGGTTTCCGGCGCCCAAATAACCTACGATGCTTCAGCACCCGAAGAGATGCGAATTCGTGCCATGACGGTTGGCGGCAAGGCGCTGGACCCTGTTGCTACTTATAAACTGGCAACGATTGGATATCTGGGACACGGCGGTGACGGCTACTCAGCTCTGACCCGGGGCAAAATGCTGATCGATACCTCAGGCGCCAAACTGATCACGACAACGGTTATGGATTACATCACGAAGGCCGGCACCGTTTCCCCGAAAATTGAAGGCCGGATCGTCGAAAAGTGAACTATTTAACCGGAAATCTCTCAAACGCCGGGATACCGTCCGGGATGTGATGAAAGCTTTGTTTGTCGGCGGTCTGGAGCAATACATCCGGTCCGCCAAACAAGCTTGGGTCATCAAAGGTGCCAACCTTGATCAGCACACCATCAGGCAAACTGGGAGATCGGGTCAAAAGGTGTGTTCCGCAGTTTCCACAAAAATCACGGGTCCGAGGCGTTTCCAGATCACTTCGCGAAAATTGCTTCGGTGTGCCTTTGGTAAATTTAAAGTCAGCGTTGGCCATCCCCAAAATCACATTCGGATGCCCACCCGTCGCATACTGGCATTCCCGGCAATGACATTGGGCCTTAACTTTGGGCTCCCCGTCAGCCACATACCGTATCGCCCCACAATAACACCCGCCTTCGATTTTCATTTGGTTTTCTCCTGAGAATTGGTGGGTAATCAGTAACAGGCGGCGGGGGAGAGTGTCGAGGGGGAATTGAGCTCGGCGCGCTCAGGGCGAAGTGCCTATTTACTGTCGTTTTCCCTGGTTAACCGGAATCTAAACAGTGCAAGGTCAATACGTTGGGGAAAGGCGGTTTACTGGAATTTACCCTAATGGGCCAGAAATCCACCCCAGTTCACCGGATAGAGTTCACGCCAACTTTGAATGTCTGCTTTTGGGTGGATAGGGGACGTAATTTCGGGGGCGTCAACTCTTTCGCTTGTGACTCAAAGGAGAAATCGCGAACAGATATAGGCGTATGACTCTTAATCTTTGGTTTGTGACATTATACGTTCGATATCTCCCGATTTTTGCATCGCGTAAATTGCACTGTCGAAGGCCTGCATGAATTCATACATTGATGGGAACGTTCCGGCGATACGGGCCGGTCGCGAATACCCAATGTAAACAGGATCGCGGCCGGTAACCGGTCCTTTCTTGAGGTGTTTATAGGGGGAGCCATCGGCTTCAAATTTTTTGACAAGTGAATGATAAATGGTATCGAAGGCCGCTTCTTCCATTAGAAAACAGTCCAGAGGCCCGCGCATGCCCGTCATAATAAGGGCTTCGCTGGATTGCGCTTCGATGTAATCAACTTCTTTATTTTTTACCAGTTGCCTAAAAGCGTCTCCCCCCCATCCGTCAAACCCCAGAACATTGCCAATTCTCATGCCTTTGAAGTCATCCGGCCAATTTAGTCTTTGGGAAGGTTTAAAAAAATCTTCTCGGCAGATCAATATGATCGTTTCTACATAAAATGGCAGTGAGTAAGGATGTAAATACGGCCAGTCATGACCGTGAAAGAACGCCGGCGCCAGTCCTATGCCTTTACCTTGTTTCATCAACCGTTTGCCACGATTCCAGGGTACCGGCGTGAGGGTGACGTTAAAGTTTTTCATACGATTAAAAGCGGCACGAAGAACATTATTATACAAACCTTTTGCGGTTCCGTTTTCTTCAAAACTAAAGGGCGAATATTTGGCGTCTACATAAATTTCTATATTGATTGGTTCGGCTTTGGCAGCGGCGGGCGTAAAAACGGCGGCGAAGATAATTAGGCAAGATAAGATGCTTGAAACAAAAGAGTACTTCAGCGTTCGCCAATTGATGGCGACTACGCTCATGTAAAGCTTGCGGGCTGTCCTTGACGTCTTCATTTTCGAGTCTCCACTCTACGCATGACCTATTTATGTAGAAGCGATCTTGTTCAAAAGGCCAAAATTCAAAAACACCGTTTGAATTAGTGTAATTTCTATGTAATTCAACACCATTGCATACAATTGAATGTAGTACAATTTGATGTTTTTCGCCTTCGCCCATTGATCGCACGGTCATTTTCTTTGCAACAGAGCTTACCGCTCAGGCCTGGGTGTAATGAAATACCTTCTAATCATCCAGAGAGGAATCACTGGACGTTTTTGATGGGGAGAACATCTCAACATACTATGATTGCGATGGCTCCTAATGGCTAGAATCGGAAGTTCTCAAGCCGGTCTGTTTTAGTCCGCTGTTGGGCGGAAAGCGGACGTCTTTCGCACGAAATCTGCATTTTTCAATTTCGATGTCCGTTATGAGGGGGAGAACGGACGTATTTTTACCCCCACCAAAACTTCTGCTGTTGATGCAGTGGACGGCCCCCACCCGCCGGCATCGCAATGTGCCAAAGTGTGGTTTCAGTGAACCACAGGGAAATAGGAGCCGTCCATGAACGAAGTTATCACAATAGGTGTCGATCTTGC